>Ga0155761_114_pt1 | contig 17696 bp, 16 predicted proteins | sample RifCSPlowO2_01_FD_107415 | JGI IMG/M metagenome (GOLD analysis project Ga0155761, IMG submission 107415) | Candidatus Spechtbacteria bacterium RIFCSPLOWO2_01_FULL_38_20
CGCTTAGCCTATGATATGGGTCTTATAAATATAAAAGCAAAAATTAAAGTAAGAAAAGATCGGGATAGTTTGAAATTTAAAAGAATATCTGTAGATAAGTCAGATAAGTCTGTCGCCAAGGATAAAGACGATAGTAATTTTATAGAAACTTGTGCAGGTCGTATTATATTTAACTCAATTCTCCCCGACGACTTCCCCTTTGTTAACGAAGAGTTAAGCTCGAAGGTCTTGAAGGATGTAACTTATAGGTTGTATCAATCTTGGAGCCCGCAAGATACAGTTGGAGTATTGGATAGTATCAAAGAAATTGGATTTCATTATTCTACAATTTCCGGAACCACCTGGAGTATGGATGATCTTCAGGTTCCAGATGAAAAACCGCAAATTCTAAAAGAAGCACATAAAAAAATTGATGAAATTCAGTCGCAGTTTGATGATGGTTTGTTAAGTACGCAAGAACGAAGAAATAAAATTATAGAAGTTTGGGCGCAAACCAAACATGAAATAGAAAAATTAATTCCTAAATATCTAGATCCTCATGGTCCTGTGGCCATGATTATAACTTCAGGCGCTAGGGGTTCTTGGTCCCAGCCGGTTCAAATGAGTGGTATGAAAGGGTCAGTGGTAAACCCGGCGGGTCAAATTATGGAAATGCCCATAGAAAGTAGTTTTAAAGAAGGATTTACAGCCCTTGAATATTTTATATCTACCCACGGAGCAAGAAAGGGTATGGCAGATACAGCTTTGCGTACGGCACATGCAGGGTATCTTACTCGCAGACTGGTAGATGTGACACAGGACTTAATTATTCGCAGAGAAGCCTGTTCAGACACGAAAGGAATAGTAGTAAAAAGGCAAGATATTAAAGATACTGGGCAAACTTTTGAAGAAAAAGTATACGGACGTACCGCGTTAGCGACAGTTAAGGGTTCAAACGGAAGTACAATAGTTCAAAAGAACGAAATTATAGATCACAAAAAAGCGGAGTTAATAGATGAAGATAAATCCGTAGAAGAAATATCAATATATAGTACGTTATCATGTGTGGACGACACTATTTGTGCTAGATGTTATGGATTAGATTTAGGTAAAAATAAGCTTGTAGAATTGGGTGAGGCAGTGGGAATAGTTGCCGCACAGGCCATAGGAGAACCGGGTACTCAGCTTACTATGCGCACCTTTCACACCGGTGGTGTTGCTGGAACTAGTGACATCACACAGGGGTTACCTCGAGTAGAAGAAATTTTTGAAAGGCGTACGCCAAAAGGAAAGGCTCTTATGTCAGAAGTTGAAGGGAAAATAGAAGATATAAAAGAAACAGACAAAAATAAAATACTAAAAATTCAAGTCCAATCAAAGCTTTCTAGTAAGAAAACAGTAAAAGAGTATAAAGTTCCATTAAATCTTTCCCTTTGGGTTGAGAAAGGGGATTTAGTTGTACCCGGGACTCAACTTACCGAGGGTCATGTGGATTTAGACGAGTTATATAAAAACACAAGCAGAGAAGAAGTGCAGAGATATATAGTTAGAGAGGTTCAAAAAATATATACAGTACATGGAGCAAGTGTAAATGATAAGCATATTGAAATTATAGCAAAACAGATGTTTTCAAGAATTAGGATAAGTGACGCCGGTGATTCAAAATTTAGTTCTGGGGAAATTATTTCTTACATAAACTTTAAAGAAACAAACGAACGCTTAGCCAACGGCAAAAAAGAGTTAGCTAAGGGCAAAAGAATGTTATTAGGTATTACCAAAGTGGCACTTAGTACAGAGAGTTTTCTTTCTGCCGCCTCCTTTCAGGAAACTCAGAGGGTATTAACACGAGCTGCTATAGAGGGTCGTAGAGATGAACTTAGGGGTTTGAAGGAAAATGTTATAATTGGTAAAATGATACCAGCGGGTACTGGTGTCAAAAAATAGAATCCTGCCCTCTTATTTTTCAGTTCTGTATTTTTAATGCCAATTAACTTGGTATATATTTTAATATCGTGGCAAAAAAGAAAAAGAAAAAATTATCCTCAACTTCTCAAGGTAAAAAGTCTGAAGGCAAAAAAGTACACCCCGAAATTACAAAGGGTATATGGGCTATAATAATGGCCTCACTATCAATTCTTAGTGTGTTGAGTTTTTTTGGCAAAGCGGGATCTTTTGGTAGTTTAATTAAGGGCGTCCTTATATTTGTTTCAGGGTGGGGCATGTATATAGCCCCTGTCTTGTTTTTGGTAGTGTCTGTATTGCTTATTTTTTCTTGGGAGAGAAATACCAACAAAGCCATAGTTTTTTCAACACTTTTATTTTTTTCTAGTATTTTGGGTATTTTTGCTTTGACGAGTTCCACACGCGAAGAGGCAATTATTAGGGGAGGTTATTGGGGTCATTTATTTTCTTTGCCACTGAATGGTTTTTTGGGAACAGTAGGAGCGTACGTTGTTTTGTTTGCTCTTGTGGTAATATCTATTATTCTTGGATTTCATCTTAAAATGGGAGAAATACTTTTTAACATCAGGGAAAATAGAAAATTAAAAAAGGGCGCTTTAGAAATTAAGGTTGGGGGTGAAAAAATAAAAGAGAAAATAGAAAAAGTTGAAAAAATTGATAATGAAGGTGGCGCCGTAGCTATAAAAGATTATCAGGATGTACAAAAAGACGAGAGAGCTAAAGTTAATAAAGATAAGGAGAGCAAAAAAGACTTTTTTGTTGCTTCGCTTCAAGATACCAGGTTTAAAGATTTTAAACTGCCAACTCTTGCGCTTTTAGAACAAGAAACTGGAAAGCCAACTAGTGGAGATATAATAGCAAACGCAAATATCATCAAGAGAACTTTGCAGAATTTTGGTATGGATGTAGAAATGGGTGAGGTCAACGTGGGTCCAACAGTAACACAATATACGCTTAAACCAGCGGAAGGCGTAAAACTATCTCGTATTACAGCTCTTAACAACGATTTATCTTTGGCGCTTGCCGCACACCCAATTAGAATTGAGGCTCCGATACCGGGCAAATCTTTTGTTGGAATAGAAATTCCAAATAAATTAAGCAGTCAAGTTCGCCTCGGGTCCCTTTTGGATAATTCTGAATTTATGGAGAACCGTGGTAATCTTGTTTTAGCCCTAGGCAGGGATGTTAAAGGCTCTCCTGTGTATGCAGATCTTTCAAGAATGCCCCACATGCTTGTCGCGGGAGCTACTGGTTCCGGGAAAACAATTGCGTTGAACGCTTTAATTTTAAGTTTACTATTTCGTAATCCTCCGCAACTTTTAAGATTTATTTTAATTGACCCAAAACGTGTTGAATTTCCAGTATATTCGGGAATACCCCATTTACTTGCGCCAATCATAGTAGACAATAACAAAGCGGTTAACGCACTAAAATGGTCAGTTGGTGAAATGGAAAGGAGGTTTGAGGTGTTAAGCCAAGCTCGAGTAAGAGACATTCATGGTTATAATAGCGATAAAAAAGTTATTAAAAATAGTGAACAGCTTCCTTTTATAATTATAATAATAGATGAATTGGCAGATCTTATGAGTTCTAAAGGAAGGGAGGTAGAGGCGTTAATCATTAGGGTTGCCCAAATGGCGCGTGCAGTTGGAATTCACTTGGTGCTTGCAACACAAAGGCCATCTGTGGAGATTATAACAGGTCTTATAAAGGCAAACATAACAGCTCGTATGGCATTCCAAGTTGGTTCACATGTAGATTCTCGCACTATTTTAGACATGGGTGGAGCTGAAAAATTATTGGGTAGCGGAGATATGTTGTTTTTATCTCCGGAAAAGTCCAAGCCTTTTAGAGTTCAAGGAGCTTATATTTCCGAAAAAGAAGTTAAGCGAGTGGCAGAACATTTAAGGTCGCAAAACACCGCAATAGAGGGCGAAAAATTGGAGGACTTAAATAGTAAAAAAACTACAGAAACTATAGATTTTGACAACATGGAAATAGACGCTGACGATGAATTACTCCAAGAAGCAAAAGATTTAATAATTAAACAAGGAAAGGCTTCCGCGTCGTATTTACAAAGAAGATTAAGAATTGGTTATGCTCGTGCCGCTAGACTATTGGACATATTGGAAGATGCGGGCATCGTTGGACCTGCAGATGGAGCAAAACCGAGGGACGTTTATGTTAGCCACGACGAAGATAATGAAGATGAGTATGGAGACATACCATTAGTATAAAATTTAAAACTTGAAACCTGTAATACGTATCATTGATTTAATATGTTCTACGTTATATGTTTCATGCCTTGCCCGTCCGTAGTTTTTAACGAAGGAGGGTTATATGTTATATGAGCTTAGGTGAGCAACTAAAACAAGCAAGAGAAGATGCGGGTTTAAGCATAGAAGATTTGGCAACCGTTACTAAAATTCAAAGTAAGTATTTGAAGCGATTAGAAGTGGAAGAATATGATAAATTGCCGACCCCAGTCTACATAAGAGGTTTTATTCAGAAATGGGCAAGAGTTTGTGGTGTAGATTCAGAAAAGTTGTTATTGCAGTTTTATAGAGAAAATAAACCGCTTATCAATAGATTGGAGGATAGAAACTTATCTTACACTTCCAAAGACAGATTTATTATTACATCTAAGCATTTAATATATTCATTTATAGTTTTAATGTTAATATCCCTAGGTGGATATTTGGCATACCATCAAATATCGTTTCAGGTTACTCCCAAATTACACATATCATCCCCCAAGGATTTTAACAGTGTCAGTGAAGACGGTAGCGTATTGGTAGAAGGCAAAGCAGACAACGCAGAAAAGGTATTTGTAAACGATAGAGAAATAAGTTCGGGGGAAAATGGTTCTTTTGAGTATAACTATGAACTTTCTTCGGGATTAAATACAATAGTTATTAAAGCTCAAGGAAGCACTGGGGTGAAGGTAGAAACCATAAGAAAGATATTGCGCCCCTAAGGGAGCAGGATTCAACAATTCAACATTTGACACATAGCTTTTATCAGTAGTAACATTAATCAATATGACAACAAAAAAGGATAAAAAAGATAAGGTTTCCGTCAGGGATAGCAAAGATAAAATTTTAGCTATAGTAATAAATGAAATTAGACAGAAGTTTGGAGACGGCGCTATTATGCAGATGGATTCTGCACGTAAAATTTCCGTAGATACTATTTCAACAGGTTCTATATCACTTGATATAGCCCTTGGAGTTGGAGGAGTGCCACGCGGTAGAATTATAGAAATATACGGTCCAGAAAGTTCTGGAAAAACAACCCTAGCTCTTCATATAGTATCTAACGCTCAACGTTCTGGTGGCATAGCTGCTTTCGTGGATGCGGAGCATGCGCTGGATCCCGAATACGCTAAAAAAATTGGCGTTAATGTAAAAGATCTGCTTATTTCCCAGCCAGACACAGGAGAGCAGGCGTTAGATATTGTAGAGAGTTTGGTGAGGAGTAACTCGGTGGATGTTATAGTTGTTGATTCTGTTGCAGCCCTTACTCCACGAGCAGAAATTGAAGGCGAGATGGGGGATCAACAGATTGGTCTTCAAGCGCGTCTTATGAGTAAAGCTTTACGCAAGCTTACAGCTGTTGCAAATCAAAGCCATACAGTGATTATTTTTATTAACCAGATGAGAATGAAAATTGGTGTTATGTTTGGAAACCCGGAAACGACCACAGGAGGAAAAGCGCTTAAATTTTATTCATCGGTTAGAATAGAGGTTCGTCAAGCAGCAAAAATAAAAAGCGGCGAAGAGATAATAGGCAACAGGGTTAATGCAAAAATAGTTAAAAATAAAGTAGCGGCGCCATTTCGTAAAGCAGAGTTTGATATTTATTACAACGAAGGCATTAGTTACCTAAGTGATTTAGTAAATACTGGCGCAAAGTACGACATAGTTAAACGTTCTGGTGCTTGGTATCATTTTGGCGATATAAAATTAGGGCAGGGATTGGAGGGTGCAAAGGAATTTTTAAGAGAAAATCCAAAAGTGACTAACGAAATAGAAAAAGGAATTAAAAAAGCCGTGTCGTAAGACACGGCTTTTTTGTTATTGAACAAAATATTATGGACTATTTTTCTACTAGCGTTGTATAAGGTACAATTCCCATTTCCCTTGCTCTTTTTATTGCTTTTGCAACGCGTCTTTGGTGTTTTGCGCAAGTTCCAGTTCGGCGAGGTTTTAGTATTTTAGAATTTTCGTCCATAAAACGACGCAGTAATTCTGCATCTTTCCAGTCAACTTCCGCGCTCTGCCATTTATTTGTACAAATTTGACAATGTCTTATCATAATTTTTTATTCACTAGCGCTCATAAAAAGTAACTAGTAATCAGTAACTCGTAATCAGTAATTTTTGATTTGCCAAAAGCAAATGTTTTTTACTAGTTACCCAGTTACTTGTTACTCGTTACTGTTCGCGAAGCGAACTTAGAATGGTATATCCTTGACATCTATTTCGTCATCTGAATTCGTAGGTGTATCAGCGTCAATAGTTGGGAGTTCTTCTTCGTCGTTAGTAGCTTTTTTTTTGTTGCTATAATTTTCTGACGTATCTTGTGGTGAGCCCACTTGCCCTGTTTGCCCTGCCTGCCCGCCGAAGCCATGCGAAGGCTGGGAGGCATCTCGAAGGGTCGAACCATTTCTTCTTGGTCCCAGTTGCATGTTTTCTCCTACTATTTCTGTTTTATATCGCGTATTTCCATCTTGTCCTTGCCAGCTTCTCGTTTCAATTCTTCCTTCGATTAGCACTAGGGATCCTTTGTTTAGATATTGTTCTGCGATTTCTGCTAGGCGTCTCCAAAGGACTACATTATGAAACTCTGCTTTTTGTTGTTTTTCTCCCGTGGTTTTGTCAGTCCACATTCTATTTGTTGCAACTGAAAAATTAGCTACTTTGTCTCCAGAAGATGTTGTGCGCACTTCAGGGTCTTGCGTTAAATTTCCTACGATAATTGCTTTATTTAGATTCACGTTTTTTCGCTTTGCTCAGTCAAATGTAAAGATAATAATGAAAAGTGTAAAGTGACAAAGAAAAGCTGAAAATTAATTATAACTTAAATTTTGAATTGTTCCGACTTTGTCGAGAATCCTCGCTGAAATCGGGATAATTTTAACTTTTTAATTTTAATTTTTTCATTCCCTTATAGTGTGTCCATTATTTCATCCAGCTGTTTGTCAATATCGTCTAGCGTTACTCTGTCTTTTGTTTCCACTGATTTCTCTGTGCTTATTTTTGTTGGTTCTGATACAGATCCAACCTTGCCACGGATACGTTCTTCAGACTCGCGTTCTATTTTGTCTACAACCGCTCTTGTTATGGTTTTGGTTTTAAATATCTCGGGTGTAGTTTTAGTTAGCATAAATCGCAATATATCTTGTTCCAATTCTTTAATTTCATTTTGTACGTTTTCTATCTTCTCAGGTTCCATCCAAAAATATACAGAGCTGGAGTATGCGCTACGCGATCCCTGCACAGCATGTATTAGTTCTTTTTTGATAAATTTATTGGTTTTTTCAATTTTCCCCTCGTTTTTTTCTATAATAGTTTTTATGGTATTTTCTAAAGTTGAGATATTTTCGTCTATTATAGTTGGACTGAGTATAATGTATAAATCATAAAAAGACCCAGTATTTTTGGTTTGTGTGTTTTGTATTGTTTTTTCAGCTGTTTCTACCATATACTTAAGTATGCTATCATAACTAAGATAAAAATCAAGAGATATTTAACCATGGAATTAAGTAAATCAATTTTTCGAAAAAATGATATCCGCGGTCGCGTTGACAATGGGGAGTTAAGCGAGGAGCTTTATGAATTGTTGGGCAAGGCGTACGGAACTTTTTTATTGGAAAATAAAGTTGCAACAAAAGCTGTCGTCGGAAGAGATAACAGAGAAACATCTGAAAAATTCGCGCAGGCGTTTATAGAAGGGGTTCTATCAACGGGTGTAGACGTTATAGACTTAGGAATTGCATTAAGTCCGATGGTTTATTGGTCGCAATTTAGTTTTGATACCGGAGGCTCTGCGATGGTTACGGCTTCGCATAATTCAAAAGAGTGGAATGGTTTAAAAATATCTTCAGGAGTTGGTGGGGTATTGTCTGGAGAAGATTTATATAAGGTCGTTGAAAGGAGTTCATTTAAACAGGGTATCGGACAGCTAACCCACAATAGTGTAAAAGAGGAATATATTAAGGACTTGGTTTCACGCATTAATATAGAAAAAGAACTGAAAGTCGTGGTTAACACGGGAAATGGCACTGCTGGTTTTATTGTTCCGGATTTAATGCGCGCGGCAGGGGTTGAGGTTGTGGAACACAATACAAAGTCCGATCCAAGCTTTCCCAATTATACCCCAAACCCAAAAGATCCCCAGATGGTGGAAGATACAGGCAAAATGGTTTTGAAAAATAAAGCGAACTTTGGTCTTGCTTTTGATGCTGACGGCGATAGATTAGGTTTGACAGATGAAAATGGAGAGTTTGTTCCGCCAGATTTGTGCTTGATTTTTTTGGCGCGGGATATTTTAAAAAACAAACCAGCTTCATCTATAGTTTGCGATGTTCTGTGTTCGCAGGCAGTTAAGGACGAGGTGGAAGCTTTGGGTGGAGTTTTATATACTTCACCGATCGGATATTTTCCTATAAAACAAAAAATGTTGGAAAGTGACGCCGAACTGGCAGGAGAGATAAGTGGACACATTTATTACAAGTATAATTACTATGGATTTGACGATGCTTGTTTTGCGGCATTAAATTTAATCCAATATTTTTCTAATCAAGAAAAAAGTGTTTCACAGTTGGTCGCAGAGCTTCCAAAATACGAATCGTCGCCGGCTTATTATATAAATGTAGGCGATAGCAACAAAGAGCAAATTGTAAAAAGTATTATTGAAGAATTTAAAAAACAAGGTTTGGAGATTTTAGATATTGATGGCGGTAAGATAATTTTTCCTAAGTATAAGGGTTGGGGGTTAATTAGGCAATCAAACACCTCTCCCTCAATAGTTTTGCGTTTTGAGTCAAAAACCAAAGAAGGGTTAGGAAAAATAGAGGGATTTTTTAGAGAAAAACTTGAAAGGCGGGAAGTAATGGGGGAATGGAGAGCAGGTTAGTAAAGCTGTATTTTAGCTTTACTTTTTTATAAAAATGTGCTAGAGTTTTTTTAGTTGGCTTGAACGGAGGGCCTTGAAAACTAAAAAGAGAAAGCACATATGTTGTTATCCAAACGACGGTAATTATGGACACAGCATGTGCGGAAGAGCCGCTGAAGAATACTTTATGCTCGCTATGGTAAATGTTGGTTTTCAAGAAATAAAGGACACAGTATTTGAAAGAGATGAGACGGGCAAAAAGAAAGCAAAAAAGAAAGCAGAAAATAAAGCAAATATGAGAAAGCAACATAAAAAAATGGACCCCAGTACCTTTAGGCGTACTACACGAGGAGAAGAGGCGCAGAAAAAAGATTTTATAGTTAGATTGCCAGGCAGTTATATAAAAGGATCGCAAGTAGTGTTAATGCCACTTATACCAATTCAACTAACTTTGGCGTGGTATGAAAATGGCTACACTTTAATAGATAAGATAAAAGCATCAGAAGCAGGAAAGATCGCTCTTATCTGGGCAGATGAGCGATTTGGCACAGGAGCTCAAAGACACAGAAACCTTTTTAAACTTTTGAGAGATGCGGCAGAAGGTCAAAAGGAAGCATTGAAGAGTTTTGTAGAGTTACTTAAAGAGAGCTGTCGTAATTATCTTAGAAAACAGAATGGTATTACACATGAAGAAATAGAGTCAGCCCTTGTGTTGATTACTGTATAAAACAAAAACCCGATTATCCTCGGGTTTTTTTAATTTTCCAGAAGCTATAGCAACACTCGGTAAAAAACTCGCATTTTATATCTCACTTTTGCTCACTACGTTCGCTAGCGTTTGCAACGATATAAAATGCGAGTTTTTTACCGAGTGTTGCACTTACTTGTTGAACTTGCGACAACAAAGCTTGCAAAAAAAACACTTTATTGGTATGATATGGGTATAGAATTAAAATTACAAAAATATGGGAAAAGAAGAAATGCCAGTTGTGCCTGGTCCAGAAGAATGGGATCCAAATACTGAACAAAAGCTAATCGATAAACTTTACGACCGAGACATGGATTTTGAAAGCGATGAGCGATCTTTAGAACTCTCACGAGCTTTAGGGTTTCCGTCCGTTGAAGCGGCTAAAATTTATAAAAAAATGGCTAGTCCATTCTATAATATTGAAAATAAAGAATTTTCCAAAGATCCTGTATCCTTTGTTCTGCCCTGGTATAGGGACGAGGCTGGTTGGGATGAGCTGCCTGAAGAAGAAAAGTTAAAAAGAACGAGAGAGTTTATAGAAGAAATGCGCGCAAAAGCTGATGAGATTTTAAGGGCATACGAATAAGGTGCTAGAAAATAATAAAATACATAAATCAAAAATACCCCGTATACGGGGTATTTTTGATTAAACTTGTATAATCACGGGCAACACCATTGGTCGCCTTTGGGTTTTTTGAAATAAAAGTTTGCCAAGCTGGTCTCTTATATTATCTTTTACATAATCCCAGTTTGTTGTACCCGCTGAACTTGCGACATGTTCCACGATTGCTTTTGTTTTTGTGCGTATTTCTGCGAGTAGAGGTTTGTTCTCTCTTAGGTAGACAAACCCGCGGGAAATAATATCTGGATTACCTTTAACCTTTCCAGTATTTGTATTTACTACAGATATTATAACTATCATGCCGTCTTGGCTTAACGCTTGGCGGTCACGCAAAACAATTTGGCCCACGTCTCCAACTCCAAGTCCGTCTACCATTACATAATGCGTGGGCACGGATTCTTTAGTTATGGTTAGTTTTCCGTTATTTAATGTCATTACGCGCCCATTGCCAACCACTGCGATATTACTTTCTGGCATACCCACGCTTTGAGCAATTTCAGAATGAAGTTGAAGCATAAAACGGTGGCCATGTATGGGTATTAAGTGGCGTGGTTTTACTAAATTTATCATTAGTTTTAAGTCTTCTTGTTGAGCATGTCCGGAGGCATGTATATCCATAAGTTTTGAATGGTATATCTTAGCGCCCTGTGTCATTAAAATATCTTTAAGCGCTTGTATGCTTCTTTCATTGCCGGGAATTACAGAAGAGCTAAAAATAACAGAATCTCCCTTGTGCAATTGGACCTGTTTATGTTCGCGATTTGCAATACGCATAAGCACTGCCTCGCCCTCTCCTTGCGCTCCGGTGCAGATAACTATTATTTTACTGTCAGGATGTTCACCTATATCTTTTATGGGTATAATGGTTCCCTTTTTAACTTTTATGTATCCCAATTCGCGCGCTATCTCAAAGTTTGTTTTCATAGAGTATCCGTCTAACGCTATGTATCTATTTTGTCGTTCAGCTATATTTATAAATTCCTGTACTCTGTTGGTTAGGGAACCAAATGTAGCAGCGACTACTCGTCCACCAGCGTTTTTTATAAGTTCTTCTAAATTTTTTTCAACCTCGCTTTCGCTGATTGTGTATCCTTCGTCTTCTGCATTAGTGGAGTCGCTCATTAATACATCCACACCTCTGCTTGCAAGGTCCACAATGCGGGGTATGTCTGCTGGTTCATCGCCTATGGGAGAGTGGTCAAATTTAAAGTCGCCGGTGTGCATTATGTTTCCCGCTGGAGTTTTTATCAAAAGACCTACGCTGTCTGGGATATTGTGATTTACATGAAAAAATTCTATTTCAAAGGGGGGCAATTTTATAACGTCATTTTTATTAAATTCACTTAGGTTTAATTTCCCAGCTTCAGGGTGATCTGATTGTTTTTTTAAAATTAGCGCTTTTGCAAGACGAGTGGCAAATATGGGCGGGTTGCCAATGCGGGGCATTACGTGGGATATGGCGCCAAAGTGGTCTAGATGTCCGTGTGTAATTATTACCCCAACAATATCTTTATCTTTGTTTTCACTTAGATAAGATGTATTTGGAATTATATAATCAATTCCATGCATATCTTCTTCTGGAAACTGAAGCCCCACGTCAACGATAAGAACCTTATTGTTGTATTCAAATAAGGTCATGTTGCGTCCCACTTCTTCAAGACCGCCAAGCGGAATTATTTTTAACTCGTTGGGAGCAGATTGTGTCAGAGTAGTTGTGGCTCCGCTTTCGGTTTGGCCGTTTCTAATGGGTCTTGACTCTCGCCTATGGGCAGGACGGCGTCCGTAAGCTCTGGTAGGTTTAGATTTTTTTCTGTTATCTTGCGGTTTAGGTTTTTGAGGTGTCATATGAAATTAGGTTCTAGGTATTAGGAACTAGGTGCTAATGATTAATTCTGAATGAGAACAAAAATTTTAGTTTAATTGGAATTCTTTAATAAGGATACTTTTTGTGAAATCATCGTTGATTTCTACGAGGGATAGTTTATTTACTGTAGAATTATAGTCAAAATTGAGTTGTTTAACTTCTTTTAGGGCGTCTTCGTATGTATTTTTATCAAAGTTGGTTTTCTGAGGATCTTTTAAGTCATATACCGCAACTTCTTTTATAAATAGACCAATTGCAATATGGGGTATATATTTTATGTCTTTTCTCAAAAATGGTTTTAGCATACCCGAATAAAGCTCATCGTGCAATTTATTTATTTCCGTATTACCTTTTTCTAGGAGTAAAAACATCCAGTGGTCCCAAGCTTTTTCTGTGTCTTTTATGTGTATATCAAAACTTTTCCAATTTTGCAGGATTTTGTTAATGTGGTTAATTAGTTGATCTTTTGTCACGGAACCTGGGACAGGAAAAATTATTGTTATATGAGCATCTATTAAATTAATATACGGATCATATTTTTTTCTGAAGTTATTTATTTGGTTTTTGTCTATATTTGGAAAGTGAACAAGCGAATAGTACATTATTAGTTTCTACTTAAAAATAAGCGTAAAAAATTTTTTAAATTACCGACCACTAGTTATTTTTTACTTGTTACCGCAAACGTAACAAGCCTTTGAATTCTTCAATTAGATTAACTGGTTTTGGGTCTATGCCAGCGTCAATTGCTAGGTAGTAAGATAACCAGTTGGTAAAGAGTACACTATGTATTACTTTATTATACCAATTAACATTACTTACGTCAACTACTTTTACATGGTATCCCTTTTTTTCTATTAATTTCGCGGTTAAGTTCATCTTACGCACAATTCTTTTATCATCGCTTTTGTCTTTAAGCATTATTATCACGAATTGTTCCATGTTCCATGCTTCATGTTCCATGTTCCATGCTTCTAACTCGTTGTGGTTAAGTTCTGGGAAAATATTATAAAATGCATGGCGTTTTGCAGTTTCGTTTGTTTGAATTTTAGCTATATACGCAAGGGCTTTATTTTGAGTTGATGCATAAAATAGGGGAATAGAAGTATTTATTTTTTTTGCTAGTAACTTTGCGTCTTGTTCTAGTTTTTGTATGTCTATATTGATGTTTTGTGGCTTTGGAGCTTTTGTTAATTCTACTAGTGCCATAAACTGATAGCCCAAAGCAACACGAGGCTGTATTTCGCTTGGAACTTTAATATACGCAGTTTTATCTTTTTGCGTTAGTTTTTCCAGTTCGCCACCGCTAGCTACTGCCGCTAGCGGTAGATTTTGTTTTTTTGCGGTTTTGTACGCAGAAATTGTTTCCTGCGTATTGCCAGAATAGGATATGACTACAACAAAAGTTTTTTTGGTTATATTTTGAGGAAGTTCGTAATCTCGATGTACCGTTATTTTTTCGCTTGCCATTAAAGATTCCAGTAGTAAACCGGGAAGAGCTGATCCACCCATGCCGCAAATTAAAAGACTGTCCCAAGTGGTTGGAAGCTTGTCTTTGTTTTCTACTTTTGGTTCCCACTCAAATTGTTTAGGGAAATCTGTAAGTTGGTTGTAAAAATTATCTTTTGACATTTATGGTTTTGTTATTATCGAGGTACTTTTAAAAAACTCTTTTGGTTTCTATGTACCAGTTTTCAATATCTACAAATCTGTGAGATGTGTCTACGATAAAACTAGCTTGTATACCCTGCACGGCTTTATGCACTGGGTAGATATAGAAAGGATCGTATAAAAATATCGCAGGCGCGTCTTGCACTATTAAGTTTTGGAGTTCCTTATACTGCTCTATTCTTGTGGCGTCATTTATTTCACGTCTTGTTTTTTCCAGCAACTTATCTACGTCGTTGTTACTGTATTTCGCAAAGTTAAGACCGGAGTCATTTATTTGAGAAGAATGCCAAAAAGGATACGGGTCTGGTATTGCACTTAGTATTGTACCAAATAATAGCATTTGATATGAGCGAGGTCTTATCAATACTTGTTGCAATTCACCGAATTCCATTGTTGTTACATTTAATAAGATTCCCGCCTCCTTCCACTGGTTTTGAATTAATTCTGCTACTTTTTTGAGTTCAGTTCGGTTGGCGGTGACAAGTGTGAAGGATAGTTTTTGTGGGTTTAGGCCGTCTTTATCTGTTTTTTCTCGTATGCCATCTTTGTTTACATCTTCCCAACCATTTTCTGATAATAATGTTCGCGCTTTCGCTAAATCGTAGTCTAATGTTTCAAGGGAATTATGATAGTAAGCTGAAAGGTTTGGGGGTATCGGAGTTTTTGCCACTTGTCCGAATCCTCCCAAAACCTCCTCGATAATTTGCGTCTTATTGGTTGCATAATTTAGCGCTTGTCGTATGGTTTTTGTTTTTAGTTCTTCGTGCGCATCTGAATTAAAAAAGATGCTAAATATCCTTGGTATTTTAAATTCGTGTAAGTTTAAACTTTTCGTATTCTTCAGTAGAGCTATATTTGCGGAAGATACAAATGATATTGCGTCCACAGCTTTGGAATTGTAGGCTCTTATTGCGTCTTCTTCGGTTGGATAAAACTTGAAGGTTATTCTATCTAGGTAGGGTTTTTTTCCATGGTAATTATCATTTTTTTGTAGTGTATAGGAGGAAGTAAGGCCAGAGTTGTCTCGTGTAAATTTTTCTACTTTAAATGGCCCAGAACCAATTGGTCTTAAATTAAGCTCGCTTAGCGTAAAATTTTGCGCGGTTACTTTTTCCCATATGTGGCTGGGCAGTATCCCTACGGTGGCGTTTTCCAAAAACGGGGGATACGCGTTAGATAGCTTAAACACAATTATATTTTCATTTTCTATGGAAACGTTAACCCCTTGCCAGCTTTGGTAAAGAGAGCTAGAGTATTGCGAGTTTTGTATTAGTTGTATTGTAAAAAGCACATCTTGGGCTGTTAGTGGTTTGCCGTCTTCCCAAAATAAATTTCTTTTTAATGTAAAACGATACTCTTTTCCCTCGTCCAATATTTCAAAAGTTTCTGCGAGGTCTGGGATTATGTTGCCATTTTGATCGTATTTCACTAGGGAGGAATATAGTAATTGTGTTAAGTCGCGGTCTACATCATTTGTAGTTGAAAGCGCTGGATTAAGAAATCTAGGCAAGCCGATAAGGGCTTCTCTGTATTCTCCTCCTTCTTTTGGTTGTGCTTTCGTGTTTGATAAGTATAGCTGAACCCCAATAGCTAATGCAGATCCAAAAATTATTAAAGCCAAGAGTCCTACGATATATTTTTCTCTGGGGCCGATAGATGCGTATAGCTTTTGTATTTTAGGAAACACCCTCTTTTTTAGTAGTTTTTTAAAATTAGATCTTTTATCTTTTTTCAGATGGAGAAAAGACAGTTTTTTAAAAATTTTCATTTGAGAACTAAGAGAGCATCAAAGTTAAGAACCCTAAACCTATAAAAAGTAAAGATAACATAATGGTTGAGTAATATAAGATCTTTTCGACGCCACGTTTTTGATAATATGTTGAACCGCCGCCGCCAAAAGCGCCGCCAAGGCCAGCGCCACGTTTTTGTAAAAGTATAGTTATGATTAAGGCTACTGATATTACGATTTGGGCTATTAAGAGTATTTTAGTCATTTTATTTTAGAAAAAATAGTAAGTTATTTACCGCAAATAAAATTAGTGTTGTCCAAAACAGGGGCATGAATCCTACTATATCTAATTGAGGCAGTAGTATATCTGCTCCCCAAACAATAAATATATTTATAATTGCGTTGAACAATCCAAATGTTATTATAATCAGCGGAAATGTCAATACTTTAACGACCGGCCGTATTAGCGAGTTTCCTATCCAAAGCACAAAGCCGATTAGTATAAGTATTGGCGCAAAACTGGAAAAATTATTTAAATCTACATTCAAATTTACACCATCAATGAAACGAGCCGCAATATAGACAGCACCGGCATTAGCGAGAACCTTTAGTATTATTTTAAGCATGCTCTTTTAGTTTAACATTCTACAGTGAGTAGTTCCTATATTGACATAGTTAGTAGGGTGGTGTATCATATGGTCAGTCAAACAAGGAGGTTGAGATGAAGTTTCTGAAATTCATCGTCAAGGTTGTTGCGTACTGCTTGGTAATGCCTGTGGTTTTTGTTTTTTCGGTGGTCTTTTTTTGGAATCTAATTATTCCCTTTTTCGGAGTCATATTCTCAATAGAAGATGACAGTACAGGTTCGGAATTTTTAGAGCGATTTTTGTACTACATTATGCTCCCACTAACCAATTTTTTCAGAGTCGCAAGAATGGTTAGTAGAATCGTAGATAATGCTTAGCAAGCGTACAAATGCCCCATTGGGGCATTTTATATTTTTTTGAATTTTTCATAGTGTTTCTACCCGTCCGGTAATGTTTGGCTTGTGTATTTACAACGCCTAGGACAAACTTTGCTTGCGATGGCGGGCGCGGTGGTGAGTTATAGCAAATCTGTGTGCTTCATCACGCACATATATTAATAAATTTTCAACCTCTTTGGGCATAGTATTTAATTTTTGTGGTTTTCTGTTTGGTACGTATAGTTCCTCTTCTCTTTTTGCTAAAGAAGCAACAGGAATGCTTAATTCTAACTTTTTTAGTGCTTTTAACGCTGTATTTAGTTGACCGCGTCCGCCGTCTATTAAAATCATATCTGGATATTGCCAGTTACTATGAGAAAGTCTGCGTTCAAGTATTTCCTGCATCATTTTGTAGTCATCGGGCGAGGACGGGGATTGTATGTTAAATTTTCTATATAGAGATTTATTCGGTAATCCGTTGTCAAATCTAACCATTGATCCGGTTGGTTCATGTCCCTGAATGTTTGAAATGTCATAACCCTCAATACTTTTTATAGGTAGGGCAGTTTTTAGTAGTTTTGACAAGTACTTACTGGTAGTTCTGCTCTTATCAGTGATATATTTTGGTTGAACAGGGCTGGTGAAAGTATGTAAAAATATATTTTGGAGCGCTTCAATCGTGTTTTTTAAATCTTGAGCTTTTTCGTAAGCGTATAGTTTAGAAGCAGTTTTCATTTCTTTTTTTAACGAGACAATAACTGATTTTCCCTGTCCCCTTAATATTTTTTTTATTCTTTTTATATTTTTTTTGTATTCTATCTTATTTGGTTTTGGTCCGGGGCACAGTCCCAGATGACACCACGAACAGGGTAGCGACTTGTGGTTTGGAGAGTGGAAGGGTTTTTTAGGGTTTGCACTGTAGTATGGAAAAATTTTACGCAAGTATTTCATGGTTTGTTTAAGCGCGTTTCCGTCTGTGTAAGGACCGAAGTACTTAGTTGGTGGTTTGTAGTTTGTAGTTAGCCTGCCTGACCGGTAGGCA
>Ga0155761_101_pt1 | contig 13181 bp, 16 predicted proteins | sample RifCSPlowO2_01_FD_107415 | JGI IMG/M metagenome (GOLD analysis project Ga0155761, IMG submission 107415) | Candidatus Spechtbacteria bacterium RIFCSPLOWO2_01_FULL_38_20
AAATTTATAAAAAATATCTCGATAAAATGCTCAAAGAAAAAAAAGCGTTTTATTGTTGGCACACAAAAGAAGAACTAGATAAAGAACGCGGTGAACAAACAAAACAAAAACAAGCCCCAAGACATATTTGTAGCTATAGAAATAAAGATGCAACTAAAAAAAATTTAAAAGATGCTATTATTCGTTTTAAAAACGATACTAAGGATACTTTAAAATTTAACGATCTAATACGCGACGAGATTAAATTTGAATCAGAAAATTTTGGCGACTTTTCAATTGCAAAAAGCCTAACCGAACCATTATATAACTTTGCAGTTGTAATAGATGACTACCAAATGAAAGTTACCCATATAATTAGAGGCGAAGACCATATACCCAACACTCCTCGCCAAATATTGCTACAACAAGCACTGGGTATGCCGATGCCGAAATATGCACATCTTCCGTTAATACTGGGCTCAGATAAAAGTAAACTAAGCAAGCGACATGGCGCGACTTCTGTCACAGAATATAAAAAACTTGGATATTTGCCTGATGCTCTTTTCAATTTCTTAGCTATTTTAGGCTGGCGCGGAAAAAACGACGAAAAAGAAATATTAGATCGCAAAGAAATAATACAAGAATTTCTTCTTGAAGATGTGCAAAAATCAGGAGCTATTTTTGATGTAGAAAAACTAAACTGGATGAACGGTGAATACATAAGAAAAATATCATTAAAAGAACTAACACAATTGTCTATTCCTTATCTCACTGAAGCTGGTTACTTAGACGGAATCAAAAGAAATACTCTACAAAAAATACAAAAAATCATAGCGCTAGAACAAACAAGAATGAAAAAGTTATTAGACATTGTAGATACAGCCGATTTCTTTTTTAAACAAAACGACTACGACATAACCAAACTATTATGGAAGGACATGAGGAAATTGGAATTGCAAAACATTCTTTTTAGTCTGGATGATATAATAAAAAATATAGATCTAAAAAGTTCTTGGGATAAAGAAAATTTAGAAAAAATTATCATGCCAGAAGCTGAAAAACTTGGTGACAGAGGAAAAATGTTGTGGCCGTTAAGATACGCCCTTTCAGGAAAAGACAAATCTCCCGGACCTTTTGAAATAATGGAAATTATAGGTAAAGAAGCAACAATCGCAGTTATAAAAAAGGCCCAAAATAAAATTGCGAAATTACAAAAATAATTATGCGCAAAATTTTAATATTGTGTGTTGTAGTATTTTTAATTACAACCCCGTATTTAAATAGGGGAGAGGTTAACGCGCAAACAGACCAGGAAATAGAAGATATCCAAACAGAAATTGAAGAACAAGAACGCATACTGCAAGAATTACAAAAAGAACATGAAAGTCAGCAAAAAAACTTACAAGAAGTACAAGAGTATGCCGGAAGTTTAAAAGCGCAAATAAATAATTTTGCCGGCCAGGTAAATTTATTGCAAGGCAAAATAAATATTAAAACACAAGAAATTTATACCCTGCAGTTAGCGGTACAGAAGTTAGAACTTCAAATTCAACAACAAGAAGAAGAAATTCAGAATAGCAAGGTTCAAATGGCTAGTTTATTTCAAGAAATTTATAAAAACGATGAAGAAAGTGTCGTAGAGTTATTGTTTAAATACGAAAGTTTTTCTACATTTTACAATCAAGTATATGCCCGCAAAACCCTTAATGATGCAATCAGTTTAAAACTAGACGAACTAAAGGTGCTGAAAGAAGAACTTGGAAAAGCCCAGGACTCTATAGGGGAAGAACAGCAAGTACTTAGACAAGAACAGCAAGGCCTACGAGGGCAAAAAATAATTTTAGACGGTCAAAAAATTAAACAGCAGGAACTATTATCTGAAACAAAAAACAGGGAGTCGGCATACCAGGAATTAATAATAAGTATACAAGAAAAAGAGCAAGCAATTGAAAGAGAGATATTTGAGCTAGAAGAACAACTTCGTCTTGCTTTAGACCCAAATAGTGTTCCTCGTTCTTTTCCGGGGTTATTTATGTGGCCAGCAGAAGGACTAATGACTCAAGAATATGGATGTCTTCATACTAAGTGGGCTAAACGCGCATATCCTGCTTGCGATGAAGGAAAAGGAGGTTTTCACAATGGCGTAGATGTCGCAGCCGCACTCGGAACACACATTGTCGCCGCCAACGACGGTAGGGTAGTGGCAATAGGTTATGCTCCTTATGCATATGGATATTGGCTCGCGATAGAACACACAAACGGTCTTGTCAGTGTGTATACACACATGTCCTCTTCCAGACCGGTTTCTATAGGATATAATATAAATAGGGGAGAGGTTGTAGGTTACATGGATAGTACAGGGTTTTCTACAGGTTCGCATACACATTTTATAGTATACGCGCCAAATACATTTGTTGTAAAACCAAGTAAGCTTTCGGGAACTTTGCCTATTGGAGCAACTGTTAATCCTTTTAATTACCTTCCATAAGAAATAGCCATAAAAATTAATAAATGTCAATATGCTTAAAATTATTCGTTTAATTGCAACAATTCTAATTTTATTAGTGCTGGTAACGATAGTAGCACCAGATAGTTTTATTGCCAAAATACCTTTTCTTTCTAGTTTAAAAATTTTTGTATATGACTTGGGTAGCAATGCCTGGGATTTTTTCACAGATTTATTTGGTAACTTCGGTGACTGGTTAGACCAACGCACGGGAAACATAATATCAGATACATTTGATAAAGCCGAGGAAACTACTCAAAATGCCGCAAAAGATACTCTAAATAATATTATCCCTAGTGAGTAGTGTTAGTATGTAAAACGATTACTTTTGTACATGGGATTTACGATAACTTTCCACAGGGTAGTGATTGAATAAGATAATAAAGTTATTGTATTATAGAGATATAGATACATTCAAATAAATGTGTACGCTGGGTAAAGCGTATTATTAAAAGGATATTATAATACGCTTTACCTATATTGTGCGAATAATACTGTACCTACTATGCAACACTCCCCTAAACCTATACTAGACCACATTCCTGACTTCTTAGATTACTGCGAAATAGAAAAGGGATTAGCATCTAAGACGCAAGAAAATTATCAAAGGTATTTAAATATATTTGTACTTTGGTTAAAGCAAACTAAAAATGAGGGTTTACTCCCCCACCAGCTTACAGCAGAGAACATATGGGATTATAGATTATTTCTTTCCCGTAAATATAAAACACAGCAGGGCGGAACTCTTAAAAAAATAACTCAAAATTATTATCTTGTAGCGCTTAGAGCATTACTAGATTACTTTACGGACCGCGATATTACTTCCCTGCCCTCTGGCAAGATAAAATTGCCGAAAGATGCAAAACAAAAAACTATAAAATTTCTAAACTTGGAACAAATACGTAAACTACTAGAAACTCCTGATATTAAAACTAAAAGCGGGCTTCGTGATAGAGCTATAATTGAAACGCTTTTTTCAACCGGTTTACGCATTGCAGAGCTTACTGCCCTAAACCGCAATCAAATACATTTTAAGGACAAAGATGGCCTAGAATTGACTGTTGTGGGCAAAGGAAATACCCCTAGAACTGTCTATTTTTCGCCCAGAGCCCTCCAATGGCTAAAAAGGTACTTGGATAGCCAAAATGACATGGATGAGGCCTTGTTCGTCCATTTTAGAGCTAAAAACAGTGCTGAAAGCAAGCGATTATCGGCCCGCTTCATAGAATCGGCTATAAAACGCTATTCCCAGCTTGCAGGGCTTCCCATAAGTGTCACACCACATACATTGAGGCATTCCTACGCCACCGACCTTTTAACGCAAGGCGTAGATCTCCGTACGGTGCAGGAATTTTTAGGGCATAAAAATATAACAACTACTCAAATTTATACCCACATTACAAGCAAGCGCCTAAAGGATATTCACAGAAAATTCCATGGCGGTAATAAGTTAGACAATGAAGAATAAAAATCAAAATGCAGTATCTTGGCATGAAGCCGAGGCTAAAATATATAAGGAGGATGTTTGTTTATATTCTCTTTGACACTAAGATTCGTTTCGATGTGAAGGGAACCAGTCAATCACCTTTTTTCGATGTTGGTCTATAGACCACATATTATTGCGTTTAAATAGCGCCGGATGTGTTGTTTGAAATTTCTTTAATGCTGTCGTAGTTACGCGGGGAAATCCTGTTGGAATATTTTTATTATAAGTTCGTAAAAACTCCGCAAGCGATACTTGTATTTGATTTAATTCTAAATTTTCTTGATTTCCTTGCATTATAAGTAATTGTACAATACATTAATTAAAAAATCAAGGTGTTTCCATTATTTATATAATAAAAATGTCACATGGTTTTACCACATGACATTTACCAACGCGCTTCTCCAAATCTGTTATGCCTCTCGTCTCCATTTGGATCAGGAAGTACAAGCAACGCTAACTGGGCAAATCCCCTACTCCGAGCAAGTTCAGCTGAAGATAATTTCAACTTTTCTTTATCAGGTAGGTCATAAAAATTACCTCCGCTATTCATACCATACCTGCGTGCGGCTAGCTCCACAGCTTCTAGCGGAGTAATGAACCTCGGTGTTCCTAAAAACATTGAGCACCTTCTTTCTTTTTAGAGCGTAACCTTTTCTAATATAGCACTCGGAATTAGTATGTCAACAATACACAATATTAAACTAACTTAAAACTCCTCTAGTTAGGAGGAGTTTGTGAATTACCTTGCGAGACACGGTCAAGAATTTGGACCGCAAATCCCAATTCAACCGTCAAAGGGTTTCTTGGCCATTTTTTTAGCAACTTCTCAACGATTCTTCTTTGATTTGCAATATATTTTTCTTTTCCTGTGTTAAATCTGCTGAACGCGCTTTCACCTTCTCTTGCGTAATCTTCAAGCAAATCGTTCAAGTTTGAAATTAAATCAGCAGATTTTATTAAAAATACACGCCAGTCATCACATCTGCCCAAATCATCCAACATTATTTGTTTACGCTCGTCCCATGACAAGCTCTTGTCTTTTTCTGTAACACTATGTACCAGATATGCGACCGTTGGCCCAAATCTTGTCATTAATTGTTCTTTGGTAACTTTTCTCTCGACAATACTGTCTTCTATGGTATCGTGTAAAATTCCTGCGGCAATTGTTTCTTCGTCGTCAGTTACTCGAGCTAAAATTAAACCCACAGCCAACGGATGCACAATATAGGGAATATCTTTGCCTTTTCTTCTTTGTTTGCGGTCTATTTCGTGAACCTGAATCGCAAAATTTATGGCGTCCTTAACTAAACCGCTAAAAATCATGGTCCCCTTTCCTGTTTTGTAAACTATGTTTAATATAACTTATACAACTAACTTTGTCAATATAAAAATAAAAGCGGTACAACCGCTTTTAAGGAACACTATTCGTGGGAAATGGAACTTTTGTATTTACAGTACCAAGCGGAACTACAACAGTATAACGATCTAAATATTTATCGTGGATATGCCACATTTGCAAAAAATCTTTAGTATCCTGCGATATAGTAACCCGTGGACTTGCGCCATCCTCTTCAACTATGTTTATTCTTCCTGGACTTATTGAATATCTAAACGGAAGACCATCACCATCCTTGTCAAAATAAATAATATAGTAATAATAACCATCTGTTTCAAGATTAATATCAACATAGAATGGATTTCCCTCTACTCTTTGCAATGGGTATGTTCCCGTAATTTCGAAATTAGGTTGAGGTGCTCCCATCCCAATTAAAAGATTAAGCAGTAAAGCAAGTACAAGGCTCGCAAAAGACAGTAAAAAGAAATCAGTAAGAACCTGCCCTATTTCATAGTCAATGTTTGCAGAAATTGAAAAGATCAACGCTATCACGAAAGCTAGCATGAACCAACCCATCGGCGACCTCTTTCCATTGGCCACATTTACTAAAAAGAGTATATCATATAATAATTCCTCTGTCCAGTACATTATCCCTAAGTTCGACAAGAAAGTGCAACAACACGTTTCCAGCTGATTAACGCCGATGAGTTACAAAACGTTTACTAACAATAACTAAACCAAGGATAACATAATAAAAAAAATCCTACACTAGTAGGATTTAAATAGAAAAAAGTATAATTAATGTAACTACTATGGCGTTGTGGGTCGCATGGGCTATAACAGATGTAAAATAACCTCGTTTCAAGTACACATACGCATATAATAAACCTGTAACTCCCTGTATCAACATAAACTGTGGTCCTCCGTGTAACCAACCAAAAAGTACAAAGGAGGTTAAAAATATAACAATATTTTGAACAATCTTTGTATGAGACGCAAATAATTTTATGGGGAGCGTTCGAAAAAGAAATTCTTCTATAATCGGGGCCGCCACGACAGCTGTAATAAATACCCTTACATAATTTACGTTCTTATCTCCTAAAATTCCTCCTGAAAAGTTTAAACCCAAAGCGCTTAAGATTGATACGGCTATCGATGAATAAACGACACTTAGTACTCCGAATCCAATACCAAACTTCATTCTTTCTGCGTAGCTATACTTTTCCAATTAGCACCATCTTGTAGAAACTGTACAAATTATATCACAAAAATCAAAAATCCAAACCTTTTCTGCGCATTTTCCAACTTTGAAGTTTTGGAAATAATAAACTTAGAAAATCAAATACTATAGCGAACACACACTGTTTTACGTATTCTTTCCAGGAAGTGGCGTGACTAGTTGCCCTGACACTTACTTTATTAAATGGTTTCATCAAGAACAAGCTTAGTAATTTAACCTTCAGCCACCAAGGACGCTTACAGTAAATTACAATTTCGGGTTTAAAATTTAAATCTGGAAATAGTGTAAGCAAAATCTGTTTTGAGTATCTTAGATTATCTATACTGCTCAAGGCTTGTTCTTCTCTAAATATAACCAAACTAGAGTTTCTCTTTAATAAATATTCCTCCATAACTGCCGCTTCGCTCAAATTCTTATTTTTTGGATTTGTAAATCCCCCAGAAACTAAAACAAAATCAAACTTATCCGCATCTTTTGCAACAGCGTCTAAGTGTTCTCTATAAGTATCGTCTAGTTGCGTTCCGTACCCGCACACTATTCCAACACAAAGTTTCCTGGGCACCCTCTGCTTGCTTTCTAAAAAACTAAATCAACCTTAGCACAAAGTTATCTGCGTGTCTATATTGACATAGGTGGACAAATTGTGGATTAATTGCACTTGACTTAGGTAAAAAATGATAAAATGAAAGTACGGACAAAAATAAACTATACTAATAATTTGTCTGTCAGATGCTACTCTAGATAAAACTTATCAAGTTTGTAGCATAATATGCACCATGATGTGAGAAAGAAGCCGTTTTTAACACACCAATGCAAGCGCCATTAAAATTTAATAAGCGCAGAAAAAGTAAAGTAAATAACTTTTTAATAAGGATCTTTCAGCGTCTTGAAAGATGGACCACGCTTGCAGGGTTTAAAGAATTTTTAAAGCATAGAGCAAAAACGTTACTTTACGCAGACGGCTTCAACAAAACTTTAGGAGCTATTGGAATTTATGGATTGTACTTATTGGTAACTGTTATACAATTTACAACTCTTATCATACTGGTACTCTCTATAGTCGGAAATATCGCCGGAAGCACGGCTCCAATGCTTGCGACCATTGTAAACTCGGACTTAACAGTATTAGAAAAAGTAAAAACTGTCACGGGATTCACAAAAATTATATCGGCGGATAACGACGACGAAAAGAAAGGAGAACTGAATTGTTCCGATAGCTCACTCCAGTGGAGACCAGACTTAAATACTTACATAAAGGAAAATAGAATATACTTAAAAGACGATAAACACGCAGGAACCATAATCTTAAAAGATCCGGTTAGCAGTTTTCTAGGATTTGAGATAAGTTTTAAATCTTCCATGAGTACCGGAATAAATACAATTCTTTCTTTCAAAAATAGCGAAGGTACACTCAAATACGCCATAGGAGACGGTGATTTTAAAACAATCAGATATTCCTTCACTGACAAAACTGGTATTTTGCAAATTCTAGAAACAACAAAGCTTCCCACAAGCATTAATAACCAAGAAGAAATCGGTTTTAAATTAAATACACTGGAAAAAGCGCAAGGTACGCTAGTATCAAGCACAATAAGTTACACAGATTTATACAATCAAAACAACAACAAGGACTTAAATGATATTAACATAACGAGTCCAAAACAATTATATCTTAATATAGGTTTTGGAATTGACGCAAACTTAGAAGATAGTGCTTCGCAAGCGTACCTAGAGATAACGAATTGTTCTATTGAACAAAACGAACCCTCTAAGTTGCTAAATATCTAACAAATTGGAGGATTATAATTAATTACGGCTTCGGGAAAACACGCATTAAAACCGCGTGTTTTCCTTTTATATATAAATATAATCATTGTGCGACTAATTGGTTCATGATATTCTTAGTTTTAGTTCCGCATACGGAGTTAAAAGTGAAAAAAGCAAACATCGTAATTGTGGGTGCAACAGGTAATGTAGGCAGAGAGATGATTGCAGTTTTGGAAGAAAGAAACTTTCCAATTGCTAGATTAAAACTGGTAGCTTCTGAAAAATCTAGTGGAAAATTTATGAGATATAGAGGCTTTTCACAAGGTGTGGAAGGTTTAAGTAAAGAAATCTTCCACGGCTACGATATCGCACTCTTTTCTGCAGGAGAAGCTGTAAGCCGTACATGGGCCCCTGTTGCGTGGGAAAGTGGTTGTGTAGTTATTGATAACTCAAACGCATGGAGAATGGACGATGAGGTTCCTCTTGTTATTCCCGAAGTAAATCCAGAAACTATCGCCGACTACATACGTAAAGGCATTATCGCAAACCCGAACTGTTCTACAATTCAGATGGTTATGGCTTTATCACCTTTAGACAAAAATCCTCATCACTACGGGATACAAAACATTATTGTTTCTACATATCAATCCGTATCTGGCGCAGGAGCAGAAGCTGAAGCAAGGCTCGCAGAAGGCTCTCATGAATTTGATGTAATTCCTCAAATCGGCGAATTTTTAGAAGGTGGCACATGTGAAGAAGAGGCTAAAATGATTAGGGAAACCAAAAAAATAATGGAAAAGCCCCATTTAAATATTGTCGCAAATACGGTACGAGTTCCTATTTTAAGAGGGCATAGCGAATTTGTATTATTTAACTTTGATTATTCTTATATCTCTATTGAGGTTGTTAAAGCTTTACTTGCTAGCGCTCCGTGTATAAAACTGACAGATTCATACCCTATAGCACAAGACGCAGTTGGTACAGATTATGTACTAGTTGGAAGGGTTAGAGAAGAAAAAATATCAGGAGCTGACGATAACCAAAAATGGTTCAGTATGTGGGTTGTAGCAGATAATATAAGAAAGGGTGCTGCGACCAATACTGTCCAAATTGCAGAACTACTGTGGAACGGCTATTTAAAAAAGGCATCTAATTAGATGCCTTTTAAATTTTCCCTTATAGAGTTTTGGATATTTCTAAGAAGCTCAATCTCTGTGTCATTGGGAAATGTAATACTTTTTATCCTGGAGGGAAGTTGGTGATACATTAAGTCACCCTTATCCCCTCCGTGACCTAAACCCAAACAGTGTCCGACTTCGTGATTTAAAATTGAAAAAAAATAACGGAAATTTGAAATTGCAGGATACCTTCCAAACGGAGTACTGACGTAGGCGATCACGGGTGGTGGAACATAGATATTACATACATACCCCACGTCTGACCAGTAAAACATATAAGCACAAGCCACAGCATCTTTAATATTGTTACACAGTTTTATTATATCTTGAGGTGAAGCAAGTCTAATTGCAATACGAGCATCGCTTAAATTATCTATTTTTTGAAAAGATAGGTCTCCTGCCCTTCCCCAATTTTGTGGGTGATTCAATACAAATTCTATAACGACCTCACTGCCTTCATATACTTTGAGATCCAACCCATTATCAATAAAGTACCCTTCATCTACAGCCCATGTAACTATAAATTCGTTTGTACTTTTGTTATGCTGTGCGTCAACAAGAACGCTAGCTCTATCAACAGCAAAAGAAACTCCTGTCAAGGTAGTTGCCAATATAAATACCAAAAATCCAACCATCCTAGTACTCTTATACCTTTTCGCCACCATACTCCTTTTATGAAATAACTATACTCATACTAACATAAAATGCCGCCTCTTTGGACGGCTTTTATGTTAAGTAAGGGGGCTCTATGAAGATGTTAAATCTGTAGTATCAGCACCAGAAATGTAAGGGAAAGCGCCCGTTGCACAAAATTGGGCATACCTCGTTTCAATATATATTCTGAAATTAAAAGCCAAGCCAATATAACCCCTAAAAATCCACTTAAACTTATTTTTAACATACTTGGCAATTTGCTAACTAAAATTGTGCGTATATTTAGAAAAAAATCGCTATCCCCCTCTTGCGTAAAGGCTGGTTGATTTTGACTAGTTTGAATTAAATTATTTTCTTCCTGTAAAATTTTATCTGTAGCTTTGCGCACAACGAACAATTTATCCGGAGACGGAGCATCCTGAATTGGTTCTTGGGTTTTGGGGTTAGCTAAATCCGGTTGTGGTTTATTCGATTCTTGGGAAGTTTCTTCCCCTAAAATTTCCTCACCGGCTTTCTCATTGGTAACTACTGGTCCTTCTTTTATAACCTCCTGTAAAGAACCGCCAGATTGGACAGCCAATGTTTCAAGTACGGGGGTTATCGGGCGCGCAACAAACATTGCAACTACAGTGGTTTGCACCCCATTCATATCTCCTGTTGCTACCCCCACTCCAATTTCGGTAAAATAATCGTTTAATATATTGCGCGCGTGGGATGGAGAATTTAACCATGCGGTCACAAGAGGTTCAACATCATAAAAATCTTTTGCTAAATTTTCTCCAGCAAGAGCATACTTATATCCTACCTTATCTAACCATTGCCATGGCCTTTTACCATCGGGGTCGTTATGTGAAAAATAATTCCTATCCAACATATCTTGGGCTTTCATTTCTGCGGCTTTAGTAAGTAGATTGCTAGTTCCAAGAGGCAACAAACTTTGAATTTCGCGAGCAGGATTAACTTGTGAAATAATTATATCTTTTGTAAGCGAGGCTCGTAAAGAATCGGTGTAAAAACTATAAAATGGAGAAACAACCCCTATTAAAAACATAGAAATAAAAGCGTAACTAATGAACGCCTTTCGTGTATAAGCTCTGGGTATCATATTGTCTTGTGTCTGAACAAAAAATGTTTTCATAAAATTTATAAAATTTTTCATAAAATAAATACATTATCCATACTTATATTATGCCATACATTCAAAAATTCTCGCCAACCTTACGCTTAGTAAATTAATTCTGCTCTTACAACTAAACGCTCCTTGGTAGAAAATAATGGATTACAGGTAATAAGAGTAATTGTTGGATTTTGAGTTGGATCTAAAACCTCTATCGCATCTGGAGTTACTATTTTGCTCTCTACCACCTTATAATCATACTGCCTGCCTTCCCAAATTATAGTTATACTATCCCCTATCACTAACTTATCTAAAAGATAAAAAGTATCCGAACTAGGAGGGCGATACTGATATCTGTGAGCGCTAAAGGCAGAATTGCCACCATTGTCCGGAGTTGATGTGCTTGGAAAATGCCACGCTCCATTGCTTAGCGCATACTTTTCATCATCATTTGAGATAACATCAATATCCACGCCAATTTTAGAAATAATTATTCTGTTTTGATTTTCATTAGCAATAACACCGCTATCTACAGCGTTTGCTACTGGGCTTGGATCAAAATTCCCCAATGTAACAACCTGCGGAGTGCTTTCCACGTAAGGAATAGAGCCTGACGAGTTTATTTTATATACAACAATAGGGATAAACGGATAAATAACCACTACAATAGCGGCGGCGGCCACTATGCTCCAAACGGACACAGTCAATTTAAAGCCACCTAATTTCTTGGTAGTTTTTGTTTTGTAAAAATTGATTTCAAGAGGACTAACAGGAATTAGGTCCACATTATTAAATTTTCTGTCAAATATACGCATATTAGTATAAGAATCTTCTTATCTTCTTTAATTCTGCTCCCCAGGCGCTAAAATATATTTTTTACGAATTTGATAAGTAGCAACTCCAAATATCAACGCAGAACTAAACCAAAACAGTATTTGTAAGGGTCCTACACCAGTATCGCCCAAAACTGTCCCTTTCCTAACACCTACGGTGTAATCATCTTTAACCTGCCCGGAGTGATTCCCCGCCCAGACCGTAGCGGTGTTCATATAGTCTGCTTGCGGAGCACTATTGCCGACAACAGCTGTGTAAGAAACTTGCCATACACCACCATTTTTAACTAAAATAGGATTGGTCCATGTAAGCGAAGTAAGACCAGTATTAACTTGACTAAAGTAATCCGGGAACACGTCCTTCAATGTAAGGCTGACCGCATCTGCATCTCCAAAGTTTTTTACAGTAATTGTATATGTTACAGTACCCCCTGGATTAATAGTTTTTCTGTTGGCCGTTTTTTCAATTACAAGCTTGGGGTCAGATTGCTCACCAAGAATGCTTCCCGTAACTTGTACGATTGCGGTATCTGAAACAGACCCATGATTGCTCGCGCTTGCTGTTGCTGTGTTTGTATAAAATCCATTGACCACACCTGAAGCAACAAAAGCTGTGTAATTGACGTTTTTTGTTTCGTTTGGCACTAAATTACCCAAAGACCAAGTTCTCATATTTGAACTGTTTGTTGTATGCGTAAATCCGCTGGGTAAAATATCTGTCAAAGTTACATTTATTGCAGTCGCGTTACCAAAGTTTGTTACAGAAACAAAATAACTTACATTAGAGTTGGCATTAGTTGAAGCGTTATTCGCCACCTTGTTAATCGTTAATACTGGATTTGTTGGGGTAGTTGGAGGATTATTTACAACAATTTTGTCCAAGTGATGGTTGAGTTGCCGTTTACATTAAATCCGACTGGTAAATAATCTACCAGGTTTAAATTATTAGCTACTCCATTGCCTACATTGGTAACTGTAATTGTAAATACGGTTTGTCCTCCTGCTAAGATAAGAGTATTATTCGCTACCTTATTAATTATCAACACTGGATTTGTTGGGGTAGTTGGAGGATTATTTACAACAAC
>Ga0155761_118_pt1 | contig 9578 bp, 4 predicted proteins | sample RifCSPlowO2_01_FD_107415 | JGI IMG/M metagenome (GOLD analysis project Ga0155761, IMG submission 107415) | Candidatus Spechtbacteria bacterium RIFCSPLOWO2_01_FULL_38_20
GATGATAATCGTACTCATTTAAAACAGTTAATCTGCTTAAATTATTCAACCTATTTAACTCTCTGTCCTTCAAAACTTTCAAGCTCTGTTTTTCCTTTTCATCTTTTTTTTCTTTCAGCTTTCTATTATATTCTGTCTTAATTTGTTTAATTGCGTCCTGTTTTTTATTCTCGTTTACTTTGATAACTATGTAGTTAGCGTAATAAACAACTTTTTCCAGTTGTTGCAACGGAATATCTAACAAGGTACCGATTCTACTTGGCACTCCTCTTAAAAACCATATGTGCGCTATCGGAGTAGCCAATTTAATATGGCCCATCCTTTCTCTTCTAACACTGCTTCGTGTTACTTCTACTCCGCATTTATCACATACCACACCCTTATACCTGACCCTACGATATTTACCGCAGTAACACTCATAATCTTTTTCTGGACCAAATATCCTTTCACAAAATAGACCATCTTTCTCTGGTTTTTGTGTGCGATAATTTATGGTCTCCGGTTTTGTAACCTCGCCATGTGACCAAGATAAAATATCTTCTGGAGACGCAACCTTAAGCTGTATAGATTTTAAACTAGAAGTTTGTTGGGACATAATTAAATATTAAGAATCGTCTTGCTCTAACTCGACATTAAGACCAAGTCCTTTCAATTCATTAACCAAAACATTAAATGATTCCGGTATGTTTGGTTTTTTAATTTCCTCGCCTTTTATAATAGACTCGTAAGCCGCAGAACGACCCATTACATCATCGGATTTTATAGTTAAAATTTCCTGCAAATTGTGTGCTGCGCCATAACCCTCAAGAGCCCACACTTCCATTTCTCCAAAACGCTGACCTCCAAACTGGCTCTTGCCTCCCAGTGGCTGTTGCGTTATTAATGAGTAAGGACCTATAGAACGCATGTGAATTTTATCTTCAACCATATGAACCAGTTTTAACATGTACATATATCCTACGGTTACTGGCTGTGCAAAAGATTCACCCGTACGTCCGTCTCTAAGTAGTATTTTACCGTCTTGTGGCAATCCTGCTTTTTTCAACTCTTCTTTAATATCCTGCTCCGTCGCGCCAGAGAAAGCTGGTGTCACTGCTCTGTACCCTAATGTCTTTGCAGCAAAGCCTAAATGGGTCTCCAAAATTTGACCTATATTCATACGAGATGGCACTCCCAAAGGATTGAGTATAATGTCCACAGGTGTTCCGTCCGGCATAAATGGCATATCTTCCTGCGGTAATACTCTCGATATCACTCCTTTATTTCCATGACGACCCGCAATCTTGTCCCCTGCTTCAATCTTCCTTAATTGAGCAATGTCTATTTGTATTCTTTTTATAACTCCCGTGGGTAAATTTGAATCACCGTCTTCGCGTGAAAAAATTGTAACACCAACCACTCTTCCTCTTTTTCCATGGGGCACTCGGAGAGATGTATCTTTAACATCTCTAGCCTTTTCTCCAAAGATAGCTCTCAACAAACGCTCCTCACTAGTTAAATCTGCTTCACCCTTTGGCGTAATTTTTCCTACTAAAATATCGTTTTCGTCCACCTCTGCTCCTATTCGTATAATACCTTCCTCATCCAAGTCCTTTAGTTTTTCCTGCCCAACATTAGGAATATCTGGGGTATTAACTTCAGGGCCGAGTTTGGTTTCTCTAATATCCATGGAAAAGTCTTCTAGATGTACCGAAGAAAGAATGTCTTCCTTAACAAGTTTTTCGTTTATTAATACTGCGTCTTCAAAATTGCCTCCTCTCCATGGCATAAATGCCACAAGTATATTTTTACCCAAAGACAAAACGCCATCCTTAACCGAAGAAGTATCTGCTAAGATATCGCCTTGTTTTATTTTATCTCCCGGCCTAACTCTTGGGGTTTGATGTATTACAGTATATTGGTTTGAGTGTACAAAGTTATTTAAATTATATACTGTTTTTCCTTTTTTACTTGAACCTGCGCCTTTATAACGTACTGATACATGATATCCGTCTGACTCTTCAACTACTCCATCTTTTTCTGCTATTAACACAAGTCCGGAATCGCGAGCCACTTTCTCTTCAAGCCCTGTGCCAACCAAAGGAGCCTCTGGCCTTATGCAAGGAACAGCTTGTCTTTGCATATTAGATCCCATCATTGCACGGTTTGCGTCATCGTGTTCCAAAAATGGAATTAGGGCTGTAGCAACAGATATTGACTGTCTTGGAGATACATCTAGATATTTTGCTTCTTTTCTGTCTACAAAGGTAGGCACCCCGCGAATTCTTGCTTGAACCTGCCTATCGACGATTTTTTTACTTTTATCCACCCTTGTAGCGGAAGACGCTATGACAGATCTTTCTTCTTGAAGCGCATTTAGGTGTTCTATTTTTCCTGTAACTTGTCCATTTTCTACCACAAAATATGGGGTTTCCAAAAACCCCAAATCGTTTATACGAGCATAAGTGGCAAGTCGCGTTACTATACCAACATTTGGACCTTCTGGAGTTTGAATAGGACAAATTCTCCCAAAGTGTGAAGGTTGCACATCCCTCACTTCAAATCCTGCGCGTTCTCTTGTAAGTCCGCCGGGTCCAGTAGCTGACAAAATGCGCTTGTGTTCCAGCTCGCTTAAGGGATTAGTTTCATCCATATACTGAGACAGCTGTCCTGTTGTAAAAAATTCTTTGACTATAGAAGCCACGGGGCGAGCATTAATAAGCTGTATTGGAGTTACTGTGTTTATGTCTAAGGTAGACATTCTATCTTTAGTATTTCTTTCCATTCTTGTTAACCCAACTCTTAATCTATTTTGTAAAAGTTCACCTATTGACCTAATTCTTCTATTTCCAAGGTGATCTATGTCGTCTGCCTTGGCGTCGGGGTTATTATTCATTCTTATTATTTCAGCCATAACACCTAGAATATCCTCTTTTTTTAGAGTTCTTTCATCAGTAGAATATTCCGTATTAGACGCTTTTGGTGTCTTTATCCCAAGAATTTCCCAAGTCTCAGCAAGCCTTTGGTTGGATTTCCATCTTCCCACATTTGATAAATCGTATCTATCAAAGTTAAAAAACATATTATCTATTAAACTCTTGGCGTTATCTGGTGTAGCCAAGTCTCCAGGCCTCACTCTTTTATATATCTCCAAATATGCATCCTCCGCTGTTTTTGAGGGATCCTGTTTTAGTGTCCGTTCAATATATTTAATATCCGTATTGCTGTCTACTTTTTTAAAAGCTTTTTTAATATCTAAGTCGGTCATTCCAAACAATCTAAGCATGGTTGTTGCGGTAATTTTCCTTTTTCTATCCACCTTCACGTATATGACACCTGAATGGTCAACATCAAATTCAAGCCAAGCACCTCGGTTAGGAATTACTTTGGATCCAAATAGCTCTACTCCTCTAACCATGTAGGATACAAAAACAACCCCCGGAGATCGTATTAATTGAGAAATAAGCACTCTTTCAACACCATTTACTATAAAAGTACCCCTAGATGTCATAATCGGAAAATCGCCCAAGTAAACTTCTTGTTCTTTTACCTCTCCAGATTTTTTATTATGCAATTTAACAGCAACCCTTAAAGCGGCCTCGTAAGAAGCATTCTGCCGCCTTGCTGTAACTTCTGTGTACTTTGGATCTTCTAATCTGTAGTCACCAAAATACAACTCAAGATCTTTTCCACTAAAGTCCTTTACCGGAGAAATCTCATCAAATAGAGTTCTAAGTCCTTTATCCCAAAACCACCTATAAGAATCCTTTTGTATGCTTAGCAAATTCGGCAAATCTGCTTCTTTATATGTATGATTAGAAAAAACTTTTACAGGTAACATAGTTTATGTTTTACATAATTAATAAAGTTCTGGGACCAATATTGAAAGCAAATTAAACAACTCCATTCTGTAGTGGAGTCTAAATAAAATATTCAGTTGTTACTTAACCAAGCCCAACAAGTTAGATATTCAAAAATTAGTTGGTGTTCTTTGTCATTATATATAAGTACAAAAAATATGTCAAGGGGGCGGTAAACTCGCTTATCTTTTACAAAGTGCTTGGGCTCAAAATTAAAATTAGAAAAAGTTATTAAGCAACCTAAACTTATCGATTGTTTTCCACAAACCAGTAGTGCCTCATTAGGGCTTGTCTGACCATCTGGTACCTGAACTGCTCTTTTGGTCTAGTTGGTTCTGCTATGTGTTCTATCTTGCCAGTCTTAGGATTCAACCATAGACCCTCTGCGCCGTGTTCTCCCTTAGCGTTATTCTCAATATATTCAAGAATTCCCGTTCTCATATTTTTTGGAACACCCCTAACTCTCCTGTCCGCTGTGTCTGTCGAGAGTAACCTTATCCTACTCTCTATTTCTTTGGGTTTAAAACCCATAACTTTCATAATATCCTCGGGTATGGATCCTGTATATCCTGTATCAAAAAACATAGGATTTTGATCTATTGAGATCTGCTCCTGCTCCAGATAAGCTCTTTTCACTATATAGGGAACGTTATTCTTAATATACCGAGGGTATACGATATATTTTGGTCGTATCTCTAAAATATTACCCTCTGCCCTGATTCTTTCCTTGACCTTCGGATCCATTCTGTGCCAACGGGCAATATCTTGAATTTTTCTGCCAGTCCATGCATAGACTCCATCTCTGCCCAGATAGACTTCCATCGGCCTGTTTTGTCCTACCCTAGCATCATCAAACTCTTCATATAACTTATCGTAAAGAGGAATGTCCATTTCATATACTTTCAAAAAAGCATTCATTCCGTCTCTTATGACCTCTATTAATTCCTGTTCACGCAAGTTATTTATAAGCCCCTTGACTCCCGCATATTCCAATACAATAAATCGAGACACCAGACCGTTTATAGCCCTCCACAATGTAGGCCCAGTTCTTGTGTCGTTTGGGACGAGAACTCTTTTTTCAAGCTCTGCAATATGGATAGATTGCGCTATGTCTTCAGCAAACCTCACCCACTCTTCTTGGATGATCTCCTGAATTCTTTTAATTCTCTCTGTTAGAACTGCTATCTGCTCATCCGATATTTCGCCCTCCTCTTGGGTATTTGTTATCCCCATCGCTGTCCTTATATCCTCCTCCCTCCTGCATAAAAGAGAGCTTAGGGCTGAAGACTCCCTTGCTTTGTCAACACCCATAAGCCACTCATGATTCTCGTATGGATTACCCTTCTCAAGGTTGCTTTTTTTTACACTCTCTAATTCATCAAATATATCTATATCAGATACATTGAGCCTCTCTTTTATTTTGAGTGCAGCATCTATATTCCCACCGTTAAGCAAATGTTTAATCCCCTCCCTAGCTGCTTCTTGGACTTCTGGCAGGAAAAAGAACTCATCAGCTATCTTGAACTTCTCTTTGATTTTAAGTGCAGCATCTATATTCCCACCGTTAAGCAAATATTTAATCCCCTCCTTAGCTGCTTCTTGAAATGCCTCGTCAGACATCTTGAGCTTCCTTTTCATCTTAAGAACGGTGTCTACGTCTCCATTCTTAAGCCATGGCACGATCCCCTCCTTAACTGCTCCCTGAAATGCACCTTCAGACATTTTGAGCTTCCTTTTCATTTTGAGAGCGGTATCTATGCCTCCAATCTTGACCTGATACACAATCCCCTTTTTGGCCGCTTCCTGAAATACTTCATCAGACATTTTAAGACTCCTTTTTATTTTTAGAGCGGTGTCTATTTGCTTGTTCCTAATCAAAGATTCAATACCCCCCGCGGCCATTTCCTGAAATACCTCGTCAGGAAGATTAAATTTCTTCTTAATTTCAAGGACGCGGTCTATGCGCCCTTGCGCAATCCAAAACATAATATCCCCCCTGACTGATTGCTGCTCTAGGGTCAACTCTATCTGTTCAGTTTTAACATCCGAAGGTATGTCTTTAGTTGTTCCAACTTGAATTTCTTTAAAAGGATTTTCTATCATAGTTTTTTTATATTTGACACTAAAACGCAGTTACTCTGTAGCTTTGCTATGCAATTCCGTGCGTGCGGTCGCTACACCAAGACCATTGGACAATAAATACCCAAAACTAATACAAAATACTAATACGCTTATTTTAGCACACATTTTTATTAACTTATGCAAAGGATAAAAAAACGCTCTACCCGACACTGTCGCCGTCTCTAATCAAATCCTTAGCTCCTATAGAAATACTCTCCGTTGAATTTTTGTATATACTATTTAATATACCAATAGATAAAAACACAGTTAAAAGACTACTGCCTCCATAACTTACAAACGGCAAAGTCAATCCGGTAATCGGCATTAAGCCTATCGCCATGGATATATTAAACAATGCTTGAAAAATTATCATTATGCTTATACCAACAGCCGCGAGCCTTGCAAAGTTATCAGAAGCTTTTTGAGTTATGCGCATCATTCTGTAAAATAGCAAGCCAAACAAAATTAATACAACAACCGCAATAACTATGCCGAACTCTTCGGTAATGGAAGAAAAAATAAAATCTGTATGCGCCTCGGGTAAAAAACCCAACTGGCTTTGTGTTCCGTTGCCCAATCCCTTGCCCCAAAAACCCCCTGATCCCACAGCCACCGAAGACTGTATAGAATTGTAACCTGCACCATAAGGATCAAGGTAAGGATTTAAAAAGGTTAGAATTCTAGCCTTTTGGTAACCCAGCAACAAAAAACTCCAAGCGAGTACAGACAATACACACCCTATAAGCACAAGGGCTAATATGTGTTTTAGTTTTATACCACTTACAACCGTTATTCCCAGCCAAATAACCACAAGTATTAAAAACGACCCAATATCAGGCTGTAATAAAACTAAAACAGACGGTAAAAAAACATAAATACCAGATACTATTATATGTTTTATTCTATATATCTCAACATGCCTTCCAAAAAAGTATTTCGCAAATATTAAAATCAATATTACTTTTAAGGGCTCCACCGGTTCTATGTTAATGGGACCCAACGATATCCAACTTTGCGCGCCACGGACAGAGTTACCAAATAAAAAAACTGCAATTAGTCCCAGAAGTTCTAAAAGATAAAGCGCTATAATAGGAGAAAAATGGACTTTAAAAAATCTGTAATCTATCGAGCTAAATATAAAAAAAAGCACAATACCTAAAGCCAACCACACTAGTTGTTTATTAAAAAAATTAGTGTAGCTGTACTGTGTTGTGCTGTATAAAGAAACCAACCCTATGACAGTTAATGTTATGGCTGTAAAAAATAACAACCAATCATTGTTTCTAAATATACCCCTAACCCACTTTGAATTCATTAAAATAATATTAACAAAAAATCAAACTAGATTCTAGGCGCCAAGCATTAAATAGCGTATGGTTAAAATTATTAAAAAAACAAATATAGGGCATCTACCTACTCTCCCAGCGCAAAGCTAGTACCATCGGCCTTGAAAGATTTCACTTCCGTGTTCGGAATGGGAACGGGTGGAGCACTTTCAGTGTAAATGCCTTATACTTGTTTTTTAATAAGAATTTTATTCTACATTTAAGAACATTATGTAATTCCGCTGTTTTAAAAACAACAACTTAAAAATGATTTATTAGTACTACTCGGCTTAACTCCTTACGGAGCTTATACCTGTAGCCTATCAACCCGCTAGTCTAGCGGGAATCTAAGAATCCTAATCTTGGTGCAGGCTTCGTGCTTATATGCTTTCAGCACTTATCCCTTCCGAACTTAGCTACCCAGCTATGCCGTTGGCACGACAACTGGTACACCAGAGGTTCGTTCACTCCGGTCCTCTCGTACTAGGAGCGACCCACCTCAAGATTCAACGCCCACGGAAGATAGGGACCAACCTGTCTCACGCAATGTTAATCCATTGTTGCCAATGGCATGGACTATACCACCATCCTGACTTCATAAATCAGGAGATCGACGTCTTGCCACTCCGATATATATCAGAGGGCCTCGCCACTTAAGGCTCAGTCTCTACGGGGATAATAAACCTTCTTTAACGAGAAACCGTTTTACTGTCGCAAAATTTATTTTCCTTTTGCGAGAATAATTAAGTTCCTCAAATTTATCTATTAGTTCTGCTAATTTCAAAAAATCTTCTGCGTCTTTTACGCATGTTTTTGCTCTAAGAATCTGTATCATCAGGCGTGCCTGTTTCTTTTTAAGCACCAGATGAGGCAATAAGATTTGCAAAATCTTTGATATAGATTCCACGTCTCCTATAACCCATTCCACTATTCCATCTTTGCGTTCCCTATTATAGCCAAAACCGTATTCTTTCTGTAGGTTTTCCAAATATTGTTTTTCTTTCTTGGACTGATAAAAAACAATATTGGGACTTATCTGAAAACCAAAACGGTAAGTTTTGTTCGGTTTTAAGCGAACATGAATGCTTCCGTCACCATCCAGAAAACCTGCAAGATATGAATGTTTTAGAATTTTTGTTTGCAACATAATTCTTGGTTTATTATCTTCCCTCGGTATTATCCTAACATATGACAGGTTATTATAACCATACACTAGGATTTCACCGATATGAGTCGATTTTTCATAGAAGATTACTCTTCTATGCCGCCGTAATTGTGTCTTTAATGGTTCAATTTTAATTAACGGTTTGAACCCAGCTCGCGTACCGTTTTAATTGGCGAACAGCCAAACCCTTGGGACCTGCTCCAGCCCCAGGATACGATGAGCCGACATCGCTGTCGATTTTTCTCTTGTTACCAAGAGGTTCGGACTATATCTTCATCCTATTGCGGACATTAGGTGTTCTTGGCCATAGTCTCGCTTTTTGTAATAGGAGTCGGCGTGTTGTCCTTCGAATTTTTTCGAAGAACCTTCCCTTTCGGGTCAGTCTCTAAGGGGTTCGACACTTTAGGTCGAACTTCCCACGATATTGTCCGTATATGCATTCTACCTTTCGATAGTGTCTATATACGGAGTTCACCGTTATAAGCCGAATTTTTATTTTTCTTCAAGTATGCTTTTCTTGAAAAACAGGTACAACATTACTGTTGTAGCACCCCAATATGTTTAATAAAGGTGCCGAACCGCCTCGTCGATGTGGACTCTTGGAGGCGACCAGCCTGTTATCCCCGGGGTAGCTTTTATCTGATGATCTTCCGCTCTTCTATAAAAGAAGGTCGGTTCACTAAGTTCTGCTTTCGCATCTGCGCGGCAAATATGCCTTGCAGTTAAGCCAGCTTATGCCTTTGCACGACCGCCACGATTTCCATCCGTAGCTAGCTGACCTTAATAAACGCCTCCGTTACTGTTTAGGAGGCAAGCGCCCCACTTAAACTACCTACCATCCACTGTCTCTCGATTTATTAAATCGAGGTTAGTTATGGCATTTCAAAAGATGGGTGTTTCATTGATGACTCCATTCCGCCCAAAAGCGGAACTTCAAAGTCTCCCCACTACGCTACGCATCTAAAACGCCAAAACAATAGAAAGCTATAGTAAAGCTCCCGGGGTCTTTCCGTCTTTCCGCGGGTAGAGGGCATCTTTACCCTCATTGCATTTTCACCGAGCTCTTCGTCGAGACAGTTTCCCAGTCGTTACGCCATTCGTGCGGGTCTGAAGTTACCAGACAAGGAA